>Ga0310345_10000011_pt1:587500-605789 | contig 605789 bp, 505 predicted proteins | sample HC15DNA20500_MG_FD_204667 | JGI IMG/M metagenome (GOLD analysis project Ga0310345, IMG submission 204667) | Marine microbial communities from station ALOHA, North Pacific Subtropical Gyre - HC15-DNA-20-500_MG | ecosystem: Environmental > Aquatic > Marine > Oceanic | place... | reverse complement strand
ATGAGGCATTCTTCGAACGATGTTTACTGGCGACGATCTTCGCGATCGATCCCGAATAGATGGTTGAGCGAACCGCTTGAGTTGGGTCTCGAGAAATACGACCATGCGATAACAGAACACCGCTTGAAAACTTGCTCCTCATAGATGGCCCTGAAAGATTCTTTCAGGGCGGCGCAGCCGTGGGAGCACGGGATTGGACGGATTGTTGCTAAGGATCTTCGGTCAAGCGGAAGACGATGCAGAGCTGTGTTTTTTACCCACGCCAAACGGCATCCTCCCACGGCTTCGCCGCCCTGATAGCAGAGCTATCAGGGCCACCTCTCTTGCCTATCTGAAGTGTGCTTGAGTTCAACATTGCCTTGGGCAACAATCGTGGCATGTCCGATCGTCGCCGTATTTTTGATGACCAGCTCTACTGTCACTTCGTGACATTCTCCTGCGACGGACGCAGAAACCTGCTTGATCCCGATCCTCCGAAACGTCTGCTTCTCGGCATCGTCGCTCAGCAACTCCAGCGGCACAATGCCACGTGTGCCGGGTTCGTCATCATGCCGAATCATGTACATGTTCTTCTCCGATTCTCGGAACCGGGACAGCTCAGCCTGTTCATGCAACAGTGGAAACGGCTGGCGAGCCATGCGATCCGCAACTGGTATCGCGAGGAAGGGCGCGTCTATCTCCAGAAGGTCGGTTCCACGGAGAGAATCTGGACGCCAAAGTACTACAGCTTCGAGGTCGACTCTGAAGACAAGCTGGAGGAGAAACTGACCTACATGCACCTTAATCCCGTCCGGGCCGGACTGGTCCTGAAAGCCGTTGACTGGAGATGGAGCTCGGCTCGCTGGTACGAACAAGGTCGCACGGTCGGCCTCCCCATCCATTGGCCCGGCTCTTAACGGCATCGATGATAAGGGGTGGCCCCGAAAGATTCTTTCGGGGCGGCGCAGCCGTGGGAGCACGGGATTGGACGGGGTTCTTGGTAAGAGACTTCATTCAAGAGGTAGATGAAGCAGTGCTGAATGTTCCCCCTCGCCAAACGGCATTCTCCGACGGCTTCGCCACGGATGGCCCGGAGGTTTACCTCCGGGTTGCGAAGCAACAAGCAGTTGGGGACACGCTCTCGTTGGTTCTTGGTGCATTCTCACGACACGGAGTAGATAAGCAGTTCTCCGTCCGGATACTCACCGAGCCATCCGCATGGATAGCCTCCGGCTTTATAGGATCGGAAGAGTACTTCTTCAATCAGGTGTTCGTGCCGTACACCAAGACTGCAACGCTTCTGAATGATCAACGAAATCTGTAGCTGGATTTCATTGACATGATATTGAGGTAGCCGCTGCTCAAGTTGAAGTTCGATGGCTCTGTCGTGCGCAACCGAGAGTTCGTTTCGGTAGCTAACGATTTCGTCTGATTTGAGTGCGGGAAACTGTTCCTCAGCGGCGGCAACAAGTACTGCTTTCTCATCGTCGGTTGAATAGTACAGATCCAGTGATGCCATGCCCCTCAATGAGATCAATTCGTTGGCTTGATCAAGATCGTTGATAATCATCACCGGAAACGGAAAACGTTCTGGGATCGTAGCGGTACGACTGAGGAGTTCACCGGCCTGAATGAACGAAACGACTTCGTCGACCGCGGATTGGCAATGTTCTGGTAACTCCATAGCACTCTTCTCTCATTAGATTCAGGAACGCATATCAACCCCGTCGATGCCCACCTATCTCCCCACTCTCCTGGGGATCAACAGCAGCCAGGCCGGGGCGAGGATTCGGCCCAGGAAGGAGATTAGCAGGAGAATCAGAAATGGTTCCAGGGCCGCCGGGCCTTCGGTTCGGACTCCACCGGGGTTGATTTGGGAGTCGAGCCAGAAACCGCCGGCCAGGCCGGTGAGGCCGGCGATCAGGCCTGCTCCCTGACGGCAGAAGGCGAGGTGGAAGGTGTTGCGGTGTCGCGGCGTCACTTTCAGCAGCAGGTTCTGCAGGGCCAGATTGACTGCTCCGAACAGTCCCCAGATCATGTACGCCGGGATGAGCCAGCGGGGGTCGCCATTCAGGCTGAACATCCAGCAGGGAATCGATGTCGCGACCAGGACCGTGCTCCAGAGGAGAAGATCGCGGTAGCCGAAGCGATCGCCAATGCGGCCCGCCCAGGCGGCGGCGAACATCTGCAGAGCGTACATCGTGCCCGTCAGCAGGTAATAATTCCGCAGGCTGAGTTCGAGCTGACGATAGGTGATAAGAAAGAAGGCCGTCTGCGTCAGCCCCTGAAAGAACGACAGCCACCACGAAAACAGCACGATGCCGAGATAGGCCCGCAGTGGCGGTCGCAGCTGTGGACTCTCGATCTCCGCGGGCCGCTCGCCGGAAGCCTGGCGTTCAATCAGCACCGCCGGCCATTTCAAGAGCGGAATCAGCGAGACGAGTTGCAGCAGGTTGCCGATCACGAACACACCGACATAGCCGAGCGTTTCCCAGAAGTCGACCGATGTTCGCAGCTGACTCTTGATCGACGTCGCCAGTAGCGGCACTACGATCAGCACGGCGAGCCGGGCGATATCGCGGCGGGCGAAGAACCGGCCCCAGTTTCGCTCCGGAGCCAGATCGCTCAGCCATGAGAGATAAGCCGTGAAGGCAACCGCCTGCAGAATGCCCTGTCCGGCGAGGGCTCCGATGATGACGGGCAGTCGAAGGCTGTTGTCGGGGAGCAGAGCCGCCGCGGGGATCAGGAACGTGAAGAGTCGGGCGAGGATCGAACTGGCGACGAAGAGCCGCTTGCGGTTCCGGAAGAGAATCAGCAGTGCCGGCGTGAAGACGGCCAGGACGCCAACCAGTTCGGGCAACGCCAGCAGAATCGAAATCGTCCGCGTGCCGGCCCCGAGATGACCGGCGAAGTAATACAGAAAGCCGCCGGTCGTGAGAGCATACCCAGCCGAGAAGAGCAGCTGATTCTGCACCACACTCCGACTGAGCCGCTCGGTCTCCGGAGAAAGCCCCGGCGTCTGATCCTCAATTCGTTTCACCGGTAATTTCACTCTTGGGGGATGTGAGAAGTTTGTTGAACCACAGAGACACAGAGGTCACAGAGAGTCTACTGGGGTGGATAATTGTTCGAGAGCTTCAACGACCATTTCCAGAAGCTGTGGGAGTAGTGAGAATGATGAGTTGCTGACTGCTCTCCGTGTTCTCTGTGTCTCTGTGGTTTATCTTCACTTCACCGTTTTCTGGGCGTATTGAGGGTAACGAAAAACAGTCTGAGACCTCTTGCCGACTGCATCGGCCCCGGTAGCGGAGCAACCTGGGCTACCCGTTTGACTGCTGGTAACGTAGTGGATTTTGGGGTTGGGAGCCATGTTTGAAACTCGGGGTTTACATGAAATCGGGTTTCGCGCACAATCCGCGCTTTCAGGGGCCGGCACGTCCGGTCTTTGGAGAACTATGTCACCTGCGCAGCGACTGTTTCCCAGTACGGGACGCCATGCTGCCGGGGGGGAAATGAAACTGACTGCGATCGAAAGAGATTGCAGGCAGCAGGGCCAGAAAACGGACGAGTTCGGCATCATCGACAATGGGGATTGTCGAGTCGAATTCACGCGATGAGATCCGGGGAAGACGATCTCTTCGCTGATTCCCGTCTTTTTGCCGTTCGTGCGCAAGGATGCCATCATGAAAACGACCACCCGGTTCGTTTCACAACGAACTTTGCTTGTGCCGGTGATTCTCACCATCGCCGGCTGCTACCAGCCGTATTACCAGACACCTTACGGACCGTATCAGTCCGCTCCTTACGGGGCTCAGCCTGCTCCTTATGGAGCGCCGTCGTATGGCACGCCGGCTCCGATGGGCTCGCCGTATGGCCAGGGCGTTCCGACCGGATCGCTGCCGCCCTCGACGATTTCGTCCATGCCTGGCGACACGTATTATCCGCCGCCGTCGAATGGTAACGATGCTCCTCCGTTTGGAGCCCAGCCGTCGCAGCCGAACCAGAACTCGGGCGGCAACTCCGTGCCCCGATACAACGATCCGACCAGCAGCAACAACTCGCCGTACTTCGAAAAACAGAGCAACTTCCGCCCTGAACCCGAAGAGCAGACCGGCATGGTCGCTCAGGCAAACTTCGCTGCGGAAGAGACTCAGTCAGCAGGCGTGGAGCAGACGTCTGGTGAACTGTTCGAGCCGCCGATCGTGACGAGTCGTTCGCAGACGCCGGCAGAAACTCCGGCCACGAGTGAACCGCAGCCGGCCAATGGCCTGTTCGAACTGCAGGCTCCGCCGCTCAGCGATCCGAAGACGGCCTCGTCGGACAATGCTCTGGAAGGTACGATCCGCCGCAATCCACAGACGGGCGGACTGATGCTCGAATTTGCTCCCGGTCCCAATGGACAGCTTCAGCTGACAGGGGCTCCGGATGTGCTCAAGGGCCTTCAGGAAGGCAGCCGATATCGGGTACAGGGGTTTATTGAGGCGGGCTCTTCGCCTAATATGCAGAGTCAGTTTCACCTTCAGCGATACGAACCGTTGAATGCGGCTCCGGCCACGAAGTCACCGTTCGAATAGCAGCCGGTCACCACCCAGAGAGCCCGCAGAGGGCACACACCGCGATGAGCCGACGACAGGATTTTGACTTCACGCACGCGATGACTCGGTTATGCACCGATGTCTGCGAGCGGATCGAAGTCTTTCAGCACATCTGCATGGAACAGGTGGCCGTCACCTTCGCCCAGGCACGCACGCCAGGCATTTACGGCGTCCAGGCCAAGCTCACGCCGCTTCGCTTCGAGAACGGGGCCCTCACCAAGAAGATGCGGGGCCGCACGTGGACCGTCCAGCGGGTCTTTCTCGGCCGCCACGAGATGCTGTACCTGCTCACGTTCTACCTGCCGCGATTCCAGGACAACACGTTTCGCGAGAAGATGATCACGGTTCTGCACGAACTGTATCACATCAGCCCGCACTTCGACGGCGACATCCGCCGCTTCGAAGGCCGCTACCACGCCCACTCGTCGAGCCAGAAAGAATACGACCGGCTCATGGACCGCTACGTCGACGAGTACCTGCAACTCGCTCCGCCGAAGGACCTGTTCGACTTTCTCGAACCGAACTTCAAAGGCCTCGTCAACCGCCACGGTCGCATCGTCGGCCGCAGATTGCCTCAACCCAAGTTGATCCCGGTGGATGACAAACGGTCCGCGTGAGGGTTGCTGAAGCAGTTCGGGCATCACGTGACGGGAATGGATGGGCTACGGGCGTTCTCCGGGCAATGCCTGACTTCTGGATTACCCAAAAGAAACTCGCCGCGCTCATCCCAAGATCATCCGATCTGCTATCGTAATGCTGTTCGGCGAGAACATTACGAATGATTCAATACTACGATCGAAACGACGCAACGATGACAACTGTCGATGAATTCTTCGCCGCACTGGAGGAGATTGAGCTTTGCCAGAATGCAGGTGTTATCGTAAACGAGAAAACAGTCAGACAGGTGAAGACATGGGAGAAGGCAGAAAACCTTTGTTGCCAGCTGAAGTGGACGAATTTTCGAGCTGAGCGTTCAAATGAGTTTTGGGATCTCGGGCACTTCGACGAGAAGTATGGCAGCGTCCAAGTATTCAAAAAGATTCATGCCGAAGAATACCCTCCGATGCGAGATCGGGTGTATGCGATGGTTCAGGAGAAGTGCGGACGCGTGGCCTGTCCCGATTCCATTAAGAATGAGCTCGAACGATCTCTCAAGGGTCTATTAGCAGGTGCGGTTCGTGAAATCGCATATCACGACGTGACCGATGCCACATTTTATCTACTTCCAGCCAGCTGGATTTTCAAAGGACACTTCCCTTGCGGTTATGAGGGGCAGTTTCCCAACGGCAAATTGATTGTTTATTGAGCTCATCGCGTCCACCCCCGATCGCACTTGCAGTTTTCCAGTCTCGATCACCGAGGAAGCAGAACAATGTCCTGGGGAGCAAGTCTGATGCGTTTGCCTGGCGGCTTGCTGAGAGGCTTCTTTCAACGGGAAAGACGAAGCCGGGCTGAATGTTCCCCCCCTTCGTCAAACGGCATCCTCCTACGGCGTCGCCGCCCTGATAGCGGAGCTATCACGGTCACCCTGAATCCACCCGCTGCGCAAAAGTCGATAACTCCCTCGTTTCCGGGACTTTTGCGCAGAAGCCTCTTGGGGAGCAGTGAAGGCCGCATTGTCCGCCCAGCAGGCATGCTCCGATCGACGTTCGTCTCACGGGGCGGCGCAGCCGTGGGAGACCGGAGTTGGACGGGGTTCTTGCTGAGAGACTTCTTTCAACGGGAAAGACGAAGCCGGGCTGAATGTTTCCCCCTTCGTCAAACGGCATCCTCCCACGGCTTCGCCGCCCTGATAGCAGAGCTGTCAGGGCCACCCGGAGGCTTGGCTACCGCTTCGTTGCCTGGATGCGGAAGGTTCCGCTGGTGAATTCGAAGGTGAATTCATTCCTGGCGAAGTCGGGGGCGAACCGCATCAGCGTGCCGGTGACCTCTTCCGGGAGTTCGGTGATCAGGTCGCCGGACTGCTTGTCGAGAATGCGGAGCGTCGGTTTGTAGTACTGCTGGACGAGTTCGCCGTTCTCGTCACGCTGGATGACTTCGACCTTGGCTCCGTAAATGAGGAAAGGCAGGTCGGCCGATTGTCCGGGAATCCACCGGAGTTGATCGATCGAGCTTTCCCACAGTTTCCGCGGTTCGTTGCGACTGATGGCGATCACCGGTCCGTTCACTTCCATGCCGGCTTCGAGTCCCAGATTCTGCGAAGTGCTTTCCGGTTTGCTCGTCAGGTGAACGTACCACGTTTGGGGGTCGGAAGTGACATACAGTGAACGAGCAGGGGAGTCGGCGACTTCGGTCGTGAAGAAAACGGGATTCTCCGATCGCGGGTCGAGCAGCCGCAGCGAGCGGGGACCGACATCGAAGAGGACGAGCCGCTCATTGTCGAGCTGAGCCAGGGCGATGGAGCCGCTTACGTTCAGCGACCACAACGTGCGGCCCGCCTTCAGGTCGAAGCCGAGCACGCGTCCCGACTGCATGTTAATGCGTTCCCAGAGCACGACGACCGAACCGCTGAGAGCACGAAGTTCATCGTGAATCGGCAGGTCGACTTTTCGCGACTGTCCGCCGTCGACCAGGCGAACGGTTTCGCAGTAGCGTCCCGAGCTGGGCAGGATGAAGAGCGAATCGTCATCAGCCCAAACGACCGGCTGCTCGGATTCCGGCCGCTGCATTTCCCACTGTGTCGCTCCGGTGAGCGGGTTGATCACGCGGATGCGATCGCCGTCGCGGATGGGCAGATGCTGATCGACGGGCGGCGTAAGTTGTCCTGCTTCGACACTCCAGCCCGCCATCAACGGCGTCGGCCCGAGCACATGCACGACGGGGGAGGGGAGGAAGCCGCGGCCCTGCAGATCGCCCGAGCCGTAACGCATCGACCAGATCGGTTTGGCGGCGTATTTCGAAGACAGATTGAAACCGTTCAGACCGTAAATCTCGCCGTCGGTCTGAAAGATGCCCAGATGTCCCTGAAGATGCAGCCGATGCGAAGTGCTGCGACCGATCTCGGTTCCCAGATGAAACTGCCACTGCTCCTCGCCCCGTTCATTGAATCCGGTGATCAGCTCGAGCGTCTGCAGCAACGAGAACGTCCAGTCCTCCCAGGGGGAATGCTGATAGACTTTGAGCGGGACGGTTACGGCGATGTCGCCGCGCGAGCCCGCTACGGCATCCGGTTCGACCTTCACATTGTAAGCGTAACGTGCCGGCTCGGCTTCGACGGGACTGATCTTCTGCTGCAGCGACGGATGCTGCGTCTGCCATTTCGTGACGAGCTGTTGCCCGGTCTGCCCATTCAGTGCGGGCGTCTCGGCGAACTCTTTCTGCAAACGGACGACGAACCGGCTGGCTGCAGAAATCTGATTGCGTTGGAGGAGCAGCTCCGCCATGCGGGCCAGCGATTCGGCTCTCGCCTCCGGCGATCCGTGACTGATAAGCCAGATGAGGTGCCGCTCAAGCAGCAGGGGATTTGTGTCCGTGTCGAGCAGACGAGCCACCGCGAGGCGATAGTCCCCTTCGAGCTCCGGCAAGACGAAAAGCGGATAGTAGTGCTGCAGCGTCTCGGCGTCTGTTGTCTTCTTCAGCAATTCCCGGCCGGAATTCAGCAACGCCTGACGTTGTTCGTCGTCGCAATCGTGGTACAGATCGAGCACCATGCCGCCGGCCAGGCTGGAAACGCTGACGTGATGCGTCCCCGTGACCGAAATCAGTTCCCTGGAATCGCTGCGGGAATCGAGCAGCGAGCGGACGACATCATAACCCTGAACCGGCCGGTTCAGTTTTCTGAGCGCCTGGACATAGCGGAAGACCATCTCAGCCGAATGATCGGTCGAGACCATAAGCCGGGCCAGTTCCTGAATGCTTTCTTCATCGAGCTCGAGGGTTGCCCCATCGGCGGTGAGAAGCGTCCGGGTAATCTGCCGGGCGACCTGCGATGACTGTTCAAGAGCGTACGCCTTCTGCAGAAGACTCAACCCCTGTTGAAGGTCCCCCTCGTGAAGAAAAAGCTGTCCTTCGAGAGCCAGCTGATTTGCCGATCGGGGCGTCTCTGCCTCCGGGGAAATCTCCTGCCGGAGCTGGCTGAGTGATTTGAAAGCTGTCAGCTTGCCTTCCCCCATGGAATGCAGCTGGTCTTCGCTGACAAACAGATTTCCCAGCGGCGCGGAATGCTGACTGGCCGCCAGCAGTTTGCCGGTTGTCGGGTTGATGGACCAGAGCTCGTCGCTCTGCAGCGGCAGATCGTAGATTGTACCCCGGAAAACACCGCGACCAGCAGGAGGATCGCCGGCCAGCGGTAGCGTCCAAAGTTCTTTCCCCTCTTTGGACAGTCCGCGAATCGAGCGTTTGCCGACAAGCAAAATCTCTCCTGTCGGAGAAACATCGATATACAGACCATCCTGTCGCGATTCGAGCCACAACTGCTGACCGGAATGCAGATCAATCGCGATGAGATCCTGACTGTCGGTCGGCGTGACAAGCAGGACATCTTCGCAGACCACGGGAGCAGTGTCCTGCCAGTGATCTCCATCGAGCAAATCGACGGCTCGCTGCATGCTGCGGGCTCCACTGCGGTGCATGCGATCGAACGGCGAACGGCTGTAGGAATTCTCGAACTTCAGGTAAGGCATCATCCAGGCGATCTCGCGGAGATGCAGATCGATTGCGATGACGCTGCCGGCGTTTGTCGAGCAAATCAGGTACGGGGCGACATAAGTCGGCACCGCACCGGCGAGGCGGCGGGGCCGGTCTTCGAGAATGGGGGTAAGAGGATGAGCGAGCGGCTGCAACCAGAGCACCTTGCCGGTGCGACCATCGAGCTCAACCAGAAACAGTTCGGCTCCGTTTTCGGTCATCACGAACAGAGAGTCATTCGCAACCGTTGGGGGGCCCAGAAAGTAGTGTCCGGCCAGGTCGGGGTCGCCTCCCTGTCCGTGGATCCCACCAATCTGCCAGCGAAGCTGCCCTGTTTTCACGTCATAGGCCGTGAGCAGATTCGTATCCGTAGGCGTAATGGCAACATTGGATGCGTCGCGCACAATCCCGACGACACTTCGCGTTGTGGCCAGACCATTGCCACGAACGGCGTATACACGCTCGCCATCGCTGCTCAGCGTGCTGGAGACAAGATCGGCCACGAGATGCTGCCAGATATATTCCCGCATTTCGGAGACGCTGCCATTGTCGATGACATTGGCCCGTTCGATCAGGCTTTCATTGAGCAGAAACTCAAAGACGCGATCTCCGAGGGACGACTTCCACAGGAGTTGACCATCTTCGCGGGAGAAGGCGGCGACATTGCCGAAGCTGCTCACAATAATCCGGTCATCCACGATGATCGGATGCCAGGCCGGGAGCGTGGTCAGTTCGCGATGATGCAGCCCTTCGATCAGAGCCTCGATCAACTGGGCAATCGAGGCCGAACCGGGCAGGCGGTCCGGCAGGAGCTGGGCGACCAGGTCGATCTGCCAGTTCAACTCGGGAAGCATGTTGTATGTCGCCGCGTACTTCTTCCGCGCTGCGTCTCGTCGATACATCGCCCAGTTCATGGGAGGTGTCGGATTCTCAAGGTTCGACTGAGCAGCCAGTTCGGCGTGCCGGGCGGTCAGGAATTCGCGGAGTTGCTCTCCGGAACGCTGTTGTCCGCCAATTTTGACCGCGGTGTCGCCCAGCCGCTCCTTCATGAAATTGTGGGCCTGCTCGACCGACAACAGCTGCGAGATACAGATCGCGGTTTGCAGATCGAGAGCGGGCGAGAGCGATTTGGCGTGCCGTTCGATCATCATCAGTCGCTGAAACAACAGCAGGCTGGCGGTAAAATTCCCCTGATCGAGATAGTAATTGGCCAGCTTGTACGCCGCCTTGCCTCCCGATTTCGTGTGGAGATACCGCCGGCTCGCTTCCTGAAGATGGGCTGGATCGCCCGTCTTCTCCCACGCGGTGATGAGATGGCGGCAGTCCGGATCGAACTGCGTGTCGTACGCCTTGCGAATCTCCGGGGAGAGTTTCTCGATCCAGGGGATCAAGTTCCGTTTCAGGCTCGACTCGGCTTCCCCGGTCACCACGACAAAGTCGGAGGGATAGTCGATGACCGACTGCAGAGCCGTGGCGGCGTCGAGGGTGCGGTCAGCGGCAATCAGATCTTCGAGGGTTTGAAAGCGACGCTGGAAGTCGGTTTCGACATCGACGCGATACCAGCCGGAGAGGTCGTCGGGATCCTGATCGTCGACGATGATCGGATCGAGAATCTGGAGCGGCTGGCTCTGGGCAGACGAACCCGCCATCAGACCGATGACGAGCAGGACCGCGAATCGGAATCTCCAGCGAACCGTCCGGGAAACGGGGCGGGGGACAGGAGCTGGAAGTTTCACGCTCGTCATGCTGCTCGGTTCTACTGGTAAAATTGCTTCGGGAACCAGGGCTGGTCCATCAGGTCGTTCCGGCGCTCATTATTCATTTTAGTTCAGGCGACTGCGGCACTCAATTCCCTCAGTCCTTGGGAGGGCATTCGGTGCCGCTCAGACTTTCAACGTGAATCTGCACCGAGGCGGCCAGGGCGTCGCGGTCGTAACCCCCTTCAAGAAGCGAGACGATCCGCGATTGAGCGTGCGTGCGGGCGAGTTCGCCGACAAATCGCGTCAGGCGGCCGAAGTCTTCGGTATCAAGATTCAACGAGCCGATCGGATCCAGACGATGGGCATCGAAGCCGGCACTGATTAACACCAGCTCCGGACGACACTTATCGGCAAACGTTCCCAGAGTGTCTTCGAACGCAGTGTGATACTGCTCAGGTGTCGTGCTGGCGGGAAGCGGGAGGTTGCAGATTGTGCCCAGGCCCTTGCCGGAACCGGTTTCTTCGGCTGCCCCCGTTCCCGGATAAAACGGCCAGCGATGAGCCGAGAAAAACCAGATCTGTTCCTCTTCGTAGACGAGATCCTGGGTGCCGTTTCCGTGATGCACATCCCAGTCGACAATCAGAACCCGCTTCAAGCCATGAGTCCTGATCGCGTGCCGGGCGGCCACCACCACATTATTCACCAGACAGAATCCCATCGCCGAATCGGCTACGGCGTGATGCCCCGGGGGCCGCATGGCACAGAAAGCCGTTTGTGCCGACTCCGAAATGACCGCATCGACGGCATCGACCGCCGTCTGGGCTGCGAGGAGGGCGACATCATAGGAATCGGGACACACGACAGTATCGGCATCCCACTGCCCGCCGCCGTGAATCGCGAACTGCTCGAGCCGATGCAGGTAAGCCGGAGTGTGGACCGTCGTCAGCAACTCAAGCAGCTCTTCCCGATGTTCTGCATTGAACGGCTCCTGTGCCTCCCGCGACTGGAGTTGCGTTGGATCGGCTTCGGCAATCACCGGCTGCATGACCCCGGCGACACTCTGGAGACGCAGCGGAGTTTCCGGGTGGCTTCCGGTCCGGTGATCAAGGAACCGTTCATCCTGGAAGTAAAGGCAGCGGGTCGTTTCGGGTGGAGCGGGCATGCTGATTCAGATCGTCTTCGCTGAAAAAGCGGGGGGCGTTGAGAAGTCTGCCGGGGTTGCCCCCGTGAAAATCCGAAGTTTGCAGACTCCCCTTATTTTCATGAGGCTCCGGGGATCGTACAATACCCCGCAGCCGATTTTCGGGGATTCAGGCGTATTGCTGGAGCTCCGATCTGTTGAGATCCGACCTTCATTCTGATCCAATCTCTCTGGATCTCACAGTTTTCTGCATCCAGGTTTGCCGCACATTTCGTGTTCAGTTCCGGGCGAACCTCGTTCCATTGAACGGAAAAATCCTAAAAACCCGTTTTTCAGGCCAATTGCCGCCCACCAGAGACCGGCACGTTCGACGTATAAGTGTTTCGGAAGCTATTCTCTTGGCATTGGGAGACAGGGGCCTCATAATAAACTCGCGCTATGCGATGATCGGTCCGTGTTGTCACTCACTCCGCGGCAGAGCCTGAGTTCCCTTCTGGCGGCCATTCCGGTTGCCGGTCTCGCATACGTTTCGACATGTCGCGAACAAATACCAGAGCAGGGGATGTTGTGTTCTCACTGATCAGAAATATAAAGACTGCCCAAGTTCTCGCGGCCCTTCTCGGCACGGCGGTTTCGCTGTCCGGGCTCGAGACCTTCTCGCGTTCTCCCGACTCTGCTCTTTACGCTCAGGGCGAAGTCAACAATCAGGAGCTCGTCAACGACGCCCAGCTTCAGCAGCTCAAACGCAATGGCCCGCAGCTGTTCACCGCGATGGGGCAGACCAACCTGAAGCAGGCCGATATCGCTCTGCTGTCCGAGATGACGCAAATCCAGGTTCTGCAGATGAGCCGCAAGGACAAGCAGACGGAGCTTGCAGACATCCGCGAACGGCTCAAACGCGACTTGAATCTTCGGGCCACGCCGGCCGTTCGTTCGGTCATGATTCCCGAGGTCATCAAGAACTGCGAAGCTCTGCTCCAGCATCCGCTGCCGGTACGGCTCAATGCCTGTCTGCTGATTACTGAAATGAATGAGGAACCGGGGCAGGTGGCCCGCCAGGTTCCGGCCAAGCCCTGGGTCGGCATGACCGATCCGCTGCTCAAAGTTCTCAACGATCCGGAACAGCACGTCGCCGTGAAGGTGATCGCCGCCAACGGCCTGATGCGTCTTTGCCAGGATGGAAGTCCCAAGGTCGATGTTCGTTCGCGAATCGCTGATACGATGATCAGCGAGTTGAACAAACCGAATCTGCATGAATGGTATCAGCGAACCCTCGTGCAGGCCGTTTCTTACACCGATGTGCTCTTCGATAAGGCACGTCGGCCCTACATCGTGCAGAAACTCGCCGAAATCCTGGTCGATTCCAAGCAGCCCTGGAGCGTGCGTGCCGAAGCCGCCGCCGGCTTGGGACGGACCAACATGAACGGCGAGATCAACGTCTCGCTCGTCTCCCACGAGATCGTTCGCTTTGCTCACGAAATGGGCCAGCAGTTCAACGCCAATCCGAAAGCTCCGCACTGGCGTTATTGTGCGTTTCGGGTTTACACCGCCTACAAGCCCGAATCGTCGGGCAAGCAGGCGCTGCTGACTCGGACTCAGTCGCCGCCGCTGAGCGGTTACCGCGCAGAGGTCGCTTCGGCTTACGACGTGGTCCTGCCCGTGGTGAATGGGATCCTGAGCAACAACGTCGCCAATCCGAAGGCGATGGCCCCAACGATTCTCGAAAAGGCCGACACCTGGCTCGATCAGAATCCGCCGCCGAACCTGACCATCGGCCCTAACGTCAAGCCCCTTCGCAACGCGGGCTAGAACCGTATTGGCATTCGAATCGCCGGCAGGGTGGCACAGACATTTTGTCTGTGTGAAATCCGCTTTCCTTCGGATCTTTGCGAGGATTCCGCCACAACGCTGTCTGTCCACAGACAGAAATGTCTGTGCCACGACTGAGAGTGACGGAAGCGATCGAAAGCGTTTTCGGCGCTCAATCGCCCGGTTTCCCCGTTGCTGTCGACCTTCTATAATCGGGGATCTTCTTGAAGATCCGGTCGTCGTTCTTCGGACCGACGATTTTTCCATTATTGAAGGCTACCGGCATCATGGCGAAGCAACAGATTCATCAATACGAAATGGCCAACGGGCTGACTTTGCTCATCGAGCATATGCCGGCCGTCCGCTCCGCCGCGATCACTCTCACTGTGCCGGCCGGGACTGCTCACGAACAGAAGGGGAAGAACGGGACCTCGGCGCTCCTGGCCGATCTGCTGCTCCGCGGGGCAGGCGATATGGATTCCCGCGAGCTGTCCGTCGCCTTCGACAACCTCGGCGTCCAGCATTCGGTCTCGCCGGGCTGGTTCCACATCACACTTCATGCCGCAACGGTTGCCGAACGCATTCCCGAGGCGCTGGAGTTGATCGCCAAGGTCATTCAGGAGCCGCGACTCGAAGCCGAGCACTTCGAAATGTGCCAGGTGGGCCGCGAACAGATTCTGCGATCGATCGAAGACGAACCCCGGCAGAAGTTGACCGTGGAACTGCGCCGCCGCAGTTATTCGCCGCCATGGAACCGTCCGCTCGAAGGGACACTCGATCAGCTCGACGAGATTTCGCTCGATACGGTGACCGATCACTACCGTCGGTGCTGCGTGCCGCAGGGAGCGATTCTCGGCATCGCCGGATATGTCGACCCCGTCGTCGTTCGCGGTCTCTGCGATCAGCTCTTCGGCGGCTGGAAGGGCATCGCCCCGGAATCGCTCACGGAACTCGAGCCCAAGGTTCATCAGGGACACCTGAAGCACGACTCGACGCAGACGCACATTGGCATCGCCTACCCGGCCGTGCCGTATCGCGATCCAGATTACTACAAAGCCTGGGCGGCAGTCGGCATCCTCAGCGGCGGCATGAGTTCGCGACTCTTCACCAAGGTTCGCGAAGAGCGGGGGCTCTGCTACGCCATCGGGGCTTCGTTGAATACGCTGCGGGATCGAGCCCGCGTGATCTGTTATGCCGGAACCACAAACGATCGCGCGCAGGAAACACTCGATGTCACGCTCAACGAATTGATCAACTTCGGCGACGACATCAACGAAGACGAACTGCAGCGGTGCAAGGCCCGGGCGAAGTCCTCGCTCATCATGCAGGAAGAATCGACGATGGCTCGAGCCGGGGCGATGGTCCGCGACTGGTTCCACCTGAAGCGAATCAGCACCCTCGATGAAGTCCGAGAAAAAGTCGAAGCCCTGACGGTCGACCAGATTGTCGATTACGTCAACAGGCACTCCGCCCGCCAGTTCCAGGTCCTGACTCTCGGCCCGGAACCGTTGAGTGTGCAGGGCGAAGTCGACATCAGCGAGATGTAAGCCTGCTGTATTATTGATGCGTCACTGTCTGCCAGAGAGAACCGACTCATGAGCCTGAGGATCATCACTCCGAATCAGACGTGGGCGTTCTCGCTGGAAGAGCTTCAACACGTCGACGCCGCATTGCAGGTGACCGACGTGGCCGAGCGATTCCCCGGTCGACAGGGAAACGGACTCCTGTTTCGACAATGGTTGGAACAGGTGATCGGCGACTCGATAATCGTGCAGGCGCTGGTGCTCCGGTCGAGTCACGATGGGTTCGAGAAGAGCATCCACTGGGGACTGATTCCCGACGATGCCGTGCTGATTTACGCTCTCGAGAATGCCCCGTTGCCTGCGGAAATGGGCGGGCCGTGCAGACTGCTCGTCCCGGGAACAGTCCTTTGCGGGCGTTCCGAGCTCGATAACTGCGTGAATGTGAAGCATCTCGACTCCGTCGAGCTTCAGCCGGTTACGGAGGCGGATGCAGTTTGACAGGTCGCCGCAAATTGCCAGCTCGATCTGCTCTGCGCGGTCGCTGAGCGAAGTTCGACTTCCTTGATCGAATTGGGCGGATCTGGCTTGTCAACCGGAAAATCGGACGGCACAATACCGCTCCGCCGGAGTTCAGAAGGAACTCCCTTACGGCTTCGATGTTCGTCTCTGCTTTGGGCGAATCGAAGTCATTCACAAGGATTGTGTAAGTTCGATCGAAAGGACTCAAGGATGAGTTGTGTCTCGATCTACCGCCCGAGCGGTGTTGCTGAAGAACCGATGACGATTCCGTTTCCCCGGCTGCGCTTTGGCCGGTCGTCGGCTGTTGAGGATGCTCAGTCGCTGGCCGTGAGCCGGGCTCGTCTGATGCACCACAACCGCTGCTGCCCCTGCTGCAACTCCGTTGCGGTTGAGCCGCTTGAACTCAACGACGCCTCACTGAATGCCTCCGGCATGCCGATTCCAGGGACCGCGACCGTAGTCGCCTTCCACTGCAACGGCTGCTATCATGAGTGGCCCGTCGCAGCGCGATAGCCGATCACGAGCAGAGAATCGCGCCGCTTCCGCGTTCAGAAACGCTGCGGGATCGATGATCCCGCGGAGAAGGAGACGCCGTGATTCGCCTGCTGCTGTTCGCCTGCCTGCTAAGCTTCTCTCAACCAACATACGGAGCCGACTGGCCCCAGATTCTGGGGCCGGATCGCAACGCCGTTGTCGCTGAAGCTCCGTCGAATTTTGGCTGGTCCAAAGACGGTCCCAACGTCCTTTGGCGCAGCCCGGCCGGTTCCGGCGTGGCAGGGGCAGCCATTGTTGAAGGAACAGCGTACCTCTTCTTTCGGGTTGAAGACGAAGAAGTTCTCGAAGCTCGCGATCTGAAGTCCGGACAACTGCAGTGGACTCAAAAGTTTCCGACGAGCTTTCAGCCCCGCATTATGCCCGACGACGGGCCGCTGTGTGTCCCGACTGTTAAAGGGGATCGCATCGTGCTGTTCGGAGCCTCCGGCGGACTTCGCTGTCTGGAACGCAAATCGGGCAAAGTCCTCTGGTCTCGCGATACGCACGGAGAATACGGAGCCGATGAAGGTTACTTCGGAGCCGGCAGCTCTCCGCTGATTGTCGAGAATCTGGTCCTCGTCAATGTCGGCGGCTTCCGGCAGAACGCCGGCGTCGTCGCCTTCGAACTGGAGACGGGAAAGACCGCCTGGCAAACCGGAGCCTGGCAGGCCAGCTACGCTGCTCCGATTCTCACGCAGGCCAACGGACAACCGATCGCCATTTTTTGCACGCGGCTCGAGACCGTCGGACTGAATCCAAAAACAGGCGAAGTCCTGTTCCAGACGCCCTTCGGAGCACGCGGCCCAACCGTGAACGGAGCCACGCCGGTCGTTCGAGGCGACCATCTGTTCCTGACCGCCAGCTATAACATCGGCAGCGTCTGGGCTCGCTTCGATGAGAAGTCGATTGAAGTCGAGCGAGCAGAACTCGATCCGATGGCTTCTCAGTACACGACTCCGGTTCCGGTTGGAAAGTCACTCATCGGTTGCGACGGCCGACAGGACGGACCGGACGCCGATCTCGTCTGCTTCGACCCCGCCACTGGCGACGTCCGCTGGCGGGAAAGCGGATTCGGCTATGCGACGCTGATTCGCGTTGGCGACAAACTGCTGATCGCCAAAACCGATGGCGAAGTCGTCCTCGCCAAAGCCAGTGAAGATCGCTTTCAGATCCTGCAGCGAACCTCGGTTCTGGACGGAGTCACGCGAGCTCTACCGGCTCTCAGCGGAAACACGCTGATCCTGCGTAACGAACAGGAATGGATCTGCGTGCAACTGTTGACGGACGGAACGTTTTAACGTCCAGGACAAGGGCACGGCGATCTCACTCGAGGGTTCTCCGCTGTAGTACGAGAGGGACGCGATGAGCGACCAGCAGTACGAGCAACTGAATGTGGCTGTCTCGGAAGGGGACGCGCAACGTGTCCGTCAACTCCTGGACGCCGGGCTCGACCCGAATGGGCCGGACGATGCACCCCACTATGCCCGACCCTTGAACGGCGCTCTGGTGGCGAAACAGTTCGAGATCGCGGAAGCGCTGTTCGAAGCCGGTGCTCTCCCACGGTACGCCGCAGACATGCTGGGGACTTACCTGGAAGAGCTCGCCGCATACGAAGTCTGGATCGAACGGATTATCGCCGACCCCGATCCCCGGTTCAGCAAGGACTACCAGTCCGCATTTACGGATGCGGTTGGAAAGGGACAGCGCGAACTGGCGGAAAAGCTGTGGAGCGTGTGCCCGTCCCCGGCTGAGTTCGAGTCCCGTCGCACACCATTGTGCGAAGCGATCCGAAACGCAAACGAACCGATGGCACTCTGGATGTTGGAGCTCGGTTTCGATCACACGAACTGCGGGCAATATGAA